>VOFJ01002622.1_pt1:0-12500 | contig 686693 bp, 1092 predicted proteins | sample 5384081 | NCBI WGS metagenome assembly VOFJ01 (sample SAMN12384729, study PRJNA508395) | human gut metagenome | isolation source: healthy gut I | host: Homo sapiens
TGAAGAATGAGGAAACAGGCAGAATCAGCTACTATACTTCCAAAAAGGAAGTCGTCTACACCAGTCTGATGATGTGCGAAAATGCACCTCCTGAATGGCTGCATGTACCGGAAGAAAATATAAAAAGGTTTCAACAGTCTATCCGTTATAAAAGAGCGGATGATAAAGATGCCGCACTGGAAAAGTTTAAAATCACATTTCAGAAACAGCGGCTATGGAATGAGGTCTTGAAGATAGAAAAAAATGCAGATGCACAGCTTGGACGCTCATTTGAATTTTCCCTGCCGAAAGAATGGAGCAGACAGGAACAGATTGATTATACAACCGAATATATTCAAAAGACTTTCGTGGATAAGGGAATGTGTGTCGACTGGAGCATACACGATAAGAACGATGGAAACCCACATGTGCATTTACTTGTAACCATGCGACCATTCAATCTGGATCACTCATGGGGCAGCAAAGAAGTCAAGGACTGGGATTTTGTCAGAGATACTGACGGAAATATCGTGGTTGATGAATCCCACCCGGACTGGTGGCAGGATAAGAAAAATCCTGACCGGCATGGAATCCGCATTCCGGTACTTGATGAAAACGGAGTACAGAAAGTCGGGGCAAGAAACCGAAAACAATGGAAACGGGTTCTGACCGATGCTACCGGCTGGAATAATCCAAAGAATTGTGAGTTATGGCGGAGCGAATGGGCTAGGATGTGTAACCGGCATTTATCCATAGACAATCAGATTGACCACCGCTCTTATGAAAGACAGGGCAAATTAAAATCCCTACGATTCATGAGGGTGCGGATGCAAGAAAGATTGAGGAAAAATATCTCACCGGACAGATATGGAATGGTTCATGGAAGGTAGAGGAAAACCAGATGATTAAAAAACAAAATGCACTACTGCAAAAGGTAATCACAACCTTTGGTAAGGTATCCGGTGTATTGTCAATATGGAAGGAGTGGTTGAATGACATTAGAAGAAAGCAAAGAAGTAATTCCCATGATGGAAGCAATGATTACACAGATAGAGGAACAGCAGAATATCATGGCAGAGATGCTTCAGGAAATACAGGAAAAGGACGAGAAGCTGATGTGCTTTCAGGAGAAGGAAGAACGATTGCAGCAATTAGAGAGCGAATTATCAGAACTGCTTCAAATCTTGCCGGATACAGAAGAACTGTTGATACTTCTGGAAGAAAAGACAGACCAGATACAGAAGCTTACAGACGAAAATCAGCAATGGCAGGAATTGGCACAGAAATTAAACAGCGAGAACCGGCTATTGCAGAAACAGAACAGCGAATTACTGAACTTGAACAGCAATTAGAGAAAGGAAGGTCGATTGATGAACGAATTAAGAAACTCAAAGAGCGACGATCAACTGGAAGAGTTGCTTCTGCTGACAGAGCAGATGCAGGAAGAACTCGACCAGAAAGACAGGACTATCAGGGAACTGAAAATGCAGCTCGACGAATCGCTGACCTTGAACGAGAGGTTAAACAGCGAGAACAGAGCAGGGAACATTCAAGCCTTAAAGAACGACTTGAGGAAAACAAAAGAATTGTTGCAGAGCGAGAAAGAGAAAACGCACGCTGCCGAAATCATGACAGAGGAATGTCAAGATAAGCTAAGGCAGGCAGAACAGGAACGGGACTATGCACTCTCTCATCAGAAAAAAGTAGAGATACCGGTTGAAAAGCCAGTACTCTATCAAAAAGTGTGGGAACTGTAACCTGACAGCTTATCTGAAAGCCAAGGAAAAGTATGATACGCAGAGAGAAAAACTGGCAGGCAGATATAAAACAAAAACAGCCATGTATGAAGCATTGATGTTTCTGCTGATATGGTATTCCGTATCAACTACTCTTTTTCAGATGATACGGTCAAAAATATTTATTTCTGATTGCGTGGTATTCTTTGATACAATCGCCACTTTTATACAGACCATTGCAGGGTGGATTATACTGACAGGAAAGAACATGGCACAGATTAGTAATGGAATATCCAATCCTGTCGTTGCCGGAATTGTATATTGGCTGATAAGAATACTGATCTGCGGTGGATGTTTGGTGGGTGCTGGAATACTTGTAGCATTTATAGAGATAAAGATTGCAGAGTTATATAAGAAGTGCTGTTGGGATATGATTACCATAATGGTAATACTTATAAGCATGGCAACAGCTATCTACTTTGGGAAGTGGATAAAGACAACATTGCCAATCAATCTGCTATTTCTCTTATTATTCGTGCAACTGGTATATGTTGGAATCAGGTGGTATGTAAAGGGATGGCGAGAAACAAGGGGATATCATTAAAACAAAAATACCGATATTTTATTGGTACTATATGTCTTTACTTTCGTGCTAATATATATTATCATATTAGCATGAAAGGAGAATGCGTATGACTCAATTTGAACAATTAGATTTATTGCTGAATGAATATGGAGGAATAATTCAGACCTTTCAAGTTATAGATAATGGAATTAGTAAGCCTGTATTTTATTCTTATGTAAAAGAACGAGGATTGGACCAAGCTGCTCATGGTGTGTATGTATCACCAGATACATGGACAGATGCGATGTATATTTTGCATTTACGTTGTAGTCAGGCTGTGTTTTCTCATGAAACTGCATTGTTTTTCCACGATTTAACAAACAGAGAGCCTTTGAAATATACTATAACTGTAAGAACCGGGTATAATCCGAGCCGTTTGCAGGAAAACGGTTTTCAAGTGTATACAGTTAAAAAGGATTTACATGAAACAGGGATTACGATTATGCAGACACCATTTGGGCATTCAGTTCCGGTTTATGATATGGAGAGGACAATTTGTGATCTGCTTCGCAGCAGGAACAATATAGAAATGCAGGTCTTTCAGGATGCCTTAAAGCAATATGCCAGACGCAAAGATAAAAATTTGAGGACACTTATGAAATATGCATCCATGTTTCATGTTGAAAAGATATTAAGACCATATTTGAGAGGTATTACTTTAGATGATAACAACAGCAAGGCAAATATCTTATAACGATAACGAAAGGACTATAATTCATGAGCAGAATACTTTTGTTGGAAGATGACACAATGATTGCTTCGGGGATTCTGTATGCACTTGAGTCAGAAGGTTATGAAACAAATCATGCCACACGTATAAAAGATGCCAGAAGTTTAATTGAACATTATAAGTTTGACCTGGCAATTATAGATATGCAGCTTCCGGATGGAACTGGATTTGATGTAAGTGAGATATTAAAAAACAATGGTGCCTGACACAATAAATCACAGCTTCCTGTAAAAGCGCAATCGAAAACAGTTGCAAATTGAAAGTGCAATCCAATATGGTTGCGAATAGAGTCATAAAATGTGAATTACATTGAAATTGATGTCTGAATATGATAGAATTTGGCACATGGAACTCACACGACAGGAATGGTAACGGTAGTCATGGCAATCGGCTTTATCTGCGTGAAGAATGTACCAATCGGGGAAGAATCTGTATCGCAGTTGTGTGGGTATGCCACCTGTTATACTTCTTCTTAAGAGTTAAGACAGAAAAGCCTGAAGCTGAAATGGCAGAAAGCGTAGAGTAAGATGGACAAAGTAGAAAAGAAACGGCAGAAAGAACAGTATGTCGTGGAAGAGATGATCCGGCTGTATTGCCGAAAAAAACATCCGAAAGAAAAAAGACAGGAAGGGCAGATGTGTCCTGACTGTCAAAAACTTTCGGATTATGCAAAACAAAGAAGTCAAAAATGTCCTTTTATGGAAGAAAAAGACGTTTTGTGCGAATTGTAAGGTACATTGTTATAAGCCACAGATGAGAGAACAGATCAGGCAGGTTATGCGGTTTTCAGGACCAAGGATGCTGTTGTATCATCCGGTGCTTGCTATCGGCATCTGGTGTGTAGCAACAAAGAGAAGAAAAAGTAAGGAGTTACTTATGATTAAAACAAGACTGGTGGGGCTGTTGTCCCACGCAAAAAGTATATCGTGTATACGATTTTGTGGCAGTGGGCAGCCCCTCCTGTCGCAGGTATTGGCAGTCTTTTCTATCGCAGATTTACTGGAACGGGTAGTATACCGGGCAGTAACCGTACCGATCATTGAGCGGACAATACTGATTTTAGTTCTGGTTGTGGTGATCCGATTTGTATGCGAACGGATGGGAGCAAGGTCTTCTTATCTGGCGTGCGTAGATGTGAAACGGATTCTGCGTGAAAAGATTTATGAGAAAATGTTGAAGCTGGGAGCTTCCTACAGTGAGCAGGTATCCTCTTCGGAGGTCGTACAGGTGTCAACTGAGGGTGTGGAGCAGTTGGAAACATACTTTGGAAAATATCTTCCACAATTATTTTACAGCCTGATCGCACCACTGACCTTATTTATCATTCTTTGCAGAGTGAGCCTGAAAGCGAGTGTGATCCTGCTGATTTGTGTACCGCTGATCCCGATTTCTATCGTGGTGGTACAGAAGATTGCAAAGAAATTACTGAATAAGTATTGGAGCATCTATACTGGACTGGGAGATTCATTCCTTGAGAATTTACAGGGACTTACCACATTGAAGATTTATCAGGCAGACCAGCAGAAAGCAGACGAGATGGATGTGGAATCCCCGAACTTTCGTAAGATTACGATGAAGGTGCTGACCATGCAGCTCAATTCAACCAGCGTGATGGATATTGTGGCGTATGGTGGAGCTGCGATCGGTATGGCGGTTGCGGTATCTGAATTCTTAAAGGGAAATATCAGTGTAGCAGGAACATTATGTATCGTTCTGCTTGCCAGCGAGTATTTTTCCTGCCGCTCAGGCTGCTTGGTTCGTTCTTTCATATCGCAATGAATGGTATGGCAGCGAGTGATAAGATTTTCAAAATTTTAGATTTGCCGGAACCACAGGCTGGAGAAAAACACTGCCGGATGGAGCGTTAGATGTTACATTAAAAGATGTGCACTTTTCTTATGAAGAGGACAGAGAGATTTTTAAAAGGAATAGGCTTAAATCTTCCGGCAGGAAGTTTTGTATCACTGGTTGGTGAATCCGGATGTGGTAAGAGTACGATTGCCGGAATCCTTGCAGCAAAGAACCGGGGATATAACGGAGAAATCATCATCGGTGGCGTACCGCTTAATGAAGTGAATGAAACCAATCTGATGCAGAGGGTTGTTCTGGTTCGCCATAACAGCTACCTGTTCAAAGGTACAGTAGAAGAAAATCTGAAGATGGCAAAACCGGACGCAACGAAAGAAGAGATGGAAGCTGTCCTTCAGAAAGTGAATCTCTTAGGGTTCTTACAAACACAGGATGGCTTGCAGACACAGTTGTTGGAAAAAGCAAGCAACCTGTCCGGCGGTCAGTGTCAGAGACTGGTAATTGCCAGAGCATTGCTTCGGACAGACAGTGCGGTTTATATTTTTGATGAAGCTGCATCCAATATCGATGTAGAAAGTGAAGAACTAATCATGAATGTGATTCACGAACTGGCAAAGACAAAGACGGTACTTCTGATCTCCCACAGACTGGCAAATGTCGTGAAGTCTGACAAGATCTATTTCTTAAAAGACGGAGAAATCAAAGAAAGCGGAAAGCATGACGAACTGATGAGCCAGAATGGTGCGTACAGACATCTGTATGAAAGCCAGATGGCACTGGAAAACTATGGAAAAGGAGGAATGGCATAATGAGTGAAAATACGAATACAACAAAACGCAGAAGTGCCATCCAGATCATGGGAAGTCTGATTGGTCTGGTAAAACCCTTGCTCCATATCATGCTGGCAGCAATCATCCTTGGAACATTGGGTTATTTATGTGCAATCTTCCTGACGATACTGGCAGGACAGGTTATCATGCATGGTCTTCTGACAGGAGTAGCCGGAATGATTGTTCCGGTGGACAATATGTGGCGGGTATTTACTCCAGTAAAAACGATTATTACAGTCATGATCGTAATTGCAGTGCTTCGTGGAATCCTGCATTATGTGGAACAGTATTGTAATCATTTTATCGCATTTAAGTTGTTGGCAATCATCCGTCACAAAGTGTTTGCGGCACTGAGAAAGCTCTGCCCTGCAAAATTGGAAGGACGGGATAAGGGAAATCTGATCTCGATTATTACAACCGATATCGAATTACTGGAAGTGTTCTATGCACATACCATTTCTCCGATTGCGATTGCAACGCTGACCTCAATTATTATGGTGATTTTTATCGGAAGATATCACTGGCTGGCAGGAGTGATTGCTCTGGTAGCTTATCTGATTGTCGGTGTTGTCATCCCGATGTGGAATGGAAAACGTGGAAGCCAGAAGGGAATGGAATTTCGGACAAACTTCGGAGAACTGAACAGTTTTGTTCTGGATTCTTTACGTGGACTGGACGAGACCATCCAGTACGGACAGGGTGAAAAAAGAGAAAAGAGCAGATGTCTGAGCATTCCAAAAATCTTGCAGGAATGCAGGAGTCATTAAGCAAAATGGAAGGCTCACAGCGTTCATTTACGAACATGGTTATCCTGCTTGCATCTTTTGGAATGCTTGCACTGACGATCTGGCTGTACGACAAAGGTGCGATGGGATTCGAGGGAATCTTAACCTGCACCATCGCAATGATGGGTTCTTTCGGACCGGTAGTAGCATTATCAAGCCTTTCCAATAATCTGAACCAGACACTTGCAAGTGGTGAGCGTGTTCTTTCCCTTCTGGAAGAGACACCGCTTGTGGAAGAAATTCCGGGTGACGTGGAAACTCCTGGTGCAGAGAGTGTGGAACATGAATTTACAGGAGCAGAGGCAGAGCATGTAACATTTGCTTATGATAATGAGGTTATTTTAGATAACTATTCACTGAAATTACAGCCGGGTAAAATCACAGGGATTCATGGTGCGAGCGGCTCCGGAAAATCTACGCTCTTAAAACTGCTGATGCGGTTCTGGGATGTGCAGGATGGAAGTGTATCGGTAGACGGTACAGATGTCCGCAAGATTCCGACCAAGCATTTGAGAGATATGGAAAGTTATGTCACACAGGAAACGCACCTGTTCCATGATTCGATTGCAAATAATATCGCAATCGCAAAGCCGGGAGCATCCAGAGAAGAGATTATGGAAGCTGCAAAGAAAGCGTCTATCCACGATTTCATAATGACACTTCCGAAAGGATATGATACAGAAGTCGGAGAACTGGGGGATACGCTGTCCGGTGGTGAAAAACAGAGAATCGGAATTGCAAGAGCATTTCTCCATGAATGCCCTCTGATCCTGCTCGATGAGCCTACATCGAACCTCGACTCTTTAAACGAGGGAATCATTTTAAAATCATTGAAAGAATCGGCCAAGAAGAAAACGGTTGTCCTGGTATCCCACAGAGTATCCACAATGAACGTGGCCGATGTAGTATATGAAATGGAGAACGGCAGAATTTCTTAATAAATTCTTAGAACTGATAGGGTATCTCCAGAAACTGCAAATCATGATGCATGCCGGATGGAACATACAATCAGCGAAGAATCTTTCCAGAAGATTCAGGAACTGGTGAAGAAGATAAAAAGAAGATTCATCAAAGGAACAAATGGAAAAACAATGGCAATGCCATTAAGTCAGTTGTTCGAAGTTTTTGTTCGATAGCTCAGTTGTTGTCAAATATCCGATATTTTGAACTCAAAAAGCCAAAAACAGGTATGCCAAAAAAAGACAGATGCTGTCCATCTGCCAAAAAAGAAGGATATTCAGTTGCAGAACTTACCGATATCCAAAATGAATTGCGCTGATTCCACGGAGAGGCCGTTGAAACTGCCGGAACCTGTCTTTCACTGCGTGGACATATTTCATCATCAGCCGGATAATATCGATGTGCCTTCCAGAATCCCTGCGCATGAAGAACTTTCTGGCTGTTTTTAATGCTGAAGAAAAGTCAAGTTCATAGAGATACTTGTTGCTGCCATCCCGTTTCTTTTTTCAGGTTTTCTTCTGCCGCTTCGTTTTTGCGATAAAAATGCCGAAATTGCATTGGAACAATTGGTGCCTGACACAATAAACTTGCAATAGGCTGCTTTTTTTTTCTGTTGAGCAAGAAGTATCTTTTAATTCATATTTAGGTGGTTTGTCAATAGCAATAATATTTAATGCATAATCTGATTTAAGAGTGAATTTCAAATTTTAGATTTTCAATAATCATGGGATAAAAATAACAGGGAGGATTATAGTTTTCGGAATAAAGCCGATATATAATATTAGAAACAATAAATAATAAAGAACGGATTCAGAGAAGGAGGACAAAGGATATGTCAATGAATGTGAATACAACGGGTACTGTTTATGGAAGTTATCAGAATACCTACAAGGCAGGTACAGTAGATAAGAAAAAAAGAAACAGCGAAAACAACAGAAAATGATAAGGTCAAGAAAAATGTGACAGAAAGTATAGCCGAAAAAAAAATCTAAGTAAAGAGGCACAAAAAATGCTTAAAGATATGCGTGGCTCAAAAGAACAGATATGGACTTTATGGTTGCAGATTTTGAAAATGGTGATAATGCTAAAGATATTTTAGCACAAAGTGATAAAGAGTTTACGGTTATTTTCTCAAAGGAAGAAATGGAGAAGATGGCATCCGATCCCAAATATTATGCTGAAAAGATGCATAGTATTGAAGGTGCTTTGCGTATGTCGGATGAAATCAATGCTCAGTTTGATTTGAAAGAGCATTTGGTAAGACAAACGGAATAGAAAACAGTGCAGATACTGATACAAAAATAACAAAGTTTGGTATTTCTTTTTTAATAGTGATGGAACTACAACATTCTTTGCTCAATTAGAAAAAACATCAGCTAGTCAGAAAGAATATCTTGAAAAAATTCAGGAAAAGAAAGCTGCGGAGAAGAAAGAGGCGAAGAAAAAGGAACAATTAAAGCAAATTGAAGTAAAAAAAAGCTATTGTTCAAGCAAATTCAAAAGATGAACTTTTGGATAAAATTAAAAATATTGAAATGGAATTCTATCAAACCAGAGGATAATAAAATCGGTGGAAGATTTGATTTTTCAATTTAGTATATTTAGATGGGGATGATTACATAAAGTATGGAGATAGATTCATTATAAGAAAACGTTTTTTTTTTCTATTATTGTATGTGTTGTCATGCTTTTTTACAATGAATGTCACAGCTTTTGCGGCAGAAACTCAGGAAAATTATTCGGAGACGGAGAAAACAATGACATTTGAAATAACTCCGACAGCATTAACTTCTGGATCATCACGACATTCTGTTGGAATGTTAAATTCCTTTTTTGGAACAAATGATACAGTGGCAACTTCCGCTCTTGGTTCTTTTACAATCAGCAGCACATCTGTTCCGTCAGGCTCCACAATCAGTAAAATAGTGGTTACATCCACAAAAAGTAGTGGAAGTAGTGGAAACATCGAATTATTTGTTGCTAAAGATGAGGATAATGGAGATGGCTAAAGATGAGGATAATGGAGATGGCACATTTTGACAGATATACAGACAGCAAAAGTTGGAATAGTTCTCTTACTTTTTGCAGATTTTGGCAATTATAATTTAAGCCCTGTTGGAAATTATTATGTTCAATTTGAATCTACAAGGTATTCAACGGGAACTGTTGCAGCAGCAACATTAAAAAATATTTATGTCACAGTATACTATCATTAAAATTTTATAATCCCCATTCTAAACAAGCAAAGATGTTGTTATTCAGTTAGCAGCATCTTTGCTTTTAATTGTATAATTGATATGACTATTGAGTTAGAATGACATTGATAGCGATAGAAAGCTATATATTACAGAAGCAGACTTTGATAAAAAAGCATTTGAGAGATTATATAAATTGAATATTATATAATCAGAGGTATATAGAACATGCACAGAGACACTATATTTCAATATGAAACAATGGTGCCTGACACAATAAAAACGCATAGCCAAACTTCGCTCGGTATAACTGCCTGATTGTGTCGAAATTCGTATTTTTATCAATTATATCTGATAAAACTGGATTTGCGGTATTGAAAATCAGTTATAGCCGTGGTACCATATAGACAGTTTCAGAAGGGAGGCTGGTCTACATGATTAAACGAGAAATTTATATGAGCCGTATCCGTCCTTTTTATCGGAAATGAGCTGATAAAGGTTCTGACAGGGATTCGCCGTAGTGGAAAATCTGTCATGCTGAGCCTGATCCAAGAGGAACTTGCCCAAAAACGGGGTCCAACCAGAACAGTTTATTTCCCTGAATTTTGAGAACATGAGCAATGCACACCTTTGTACGGCTGTTGCATTGCATGATGAAATCCTTCGCAGAACAAAAGAAATCAGCGGCAAGGTTTATCTGTTCTTCGACGAAATCCAAGAGGTGGCTGATTGGGAAAAATGTATCAACTCTTTCCGGGTGGAGCTGGATTGTGATATATACATTACCGGTTCCAACGCCAAGCTGCTTTCCGGTGAGCTTGCCACTTATCTTGCCGGACGACGGTATGTGGAGTTCGTGATTTACCCGTTTTCATTCAGAGAGTTTATGGAGCTGTATCACACCGTTTACGAAGGTGCAGACGAAAGACAATGCTTTACAAAATATCTGACGCTGGGAGGAATGCCCTATTTGAGCAACCTTCGCTACGACGATGCCGCCAGTCGTCAGTATTTGCGGGACTTGTTCAACTCCGTAGAGCTGAAAGATATTATCAAGCGAAACAATATCCGTGATGTGGATATGCTGGAGAGAATTATTGCTTATATAACTTCCAACATCGGCACTACCTTTTCTTCCACAGCCATTTCCAAGTATCTGAAAAGTGAAGGGCGCTCCGTTTCACCAGAAACGGTACTGAACTACATCAAAGCCTGCACGGACGCATTCCTGTTTTATCAGGTGAAGCGCCAAGACCTCCAGGGAAAGAAAATCCTGACCGTCAACGAGAAATACTATGTTGCAGATCATGGTGTCCGGGAAGCCGTGTACGGTGGCAACAATGAAGGACATTAACCTTGTCCTTGAAAAAATGTTGTCTACATGGAGCTGCTGCGCCGTGGTTATTCTGTGACTGTTGGGAAAGTCTCTGACAAGGAGATTGACTTCGTATGTGAAGATCATGGGAAAAAGCTGTATGTTCAGGTTTCCTATCTACTTGCCTCGGAGGAAACCATCCAGCGTGAGTTTGGGGCGTTTGCCGGTGTTCGTGACAATTTCCCGAAATACGTTGTAACGATGGACGAACTGGATATGAGCCGGGATGGAATCAAACACCGCAATATTCGTGACTTCCTGCTGGCAGAGGAATGGAACTGAAATGTTCTTCTTTCACCAGAAGATATGCAGAAGTTCTTCCAATGCCGAGAATGAAAAAAAAAACAATGGTGCCTGACACAATAAATATTATGATATGTCTGTATTTAACCGCTGTATAGAAACCGGGAATGTTCTCTTAATACTGGAATGTTGGCAGGATGTCCACCCGGCGCTTGTCAGTATCCCAGGTGAAATGGGAATACAGCTCGCCGTATGGACTTTTGTATGCTCTGAATCCGCCGGATGATGTTATGCAGTTTGAAAACAATGGTGCCTGACACAATAAATATTGTATAAATGTCAATGCTGTTGTGATACATATTGTATTCTGCGTAAATGGTATTCATGTTGTGTCTCCTTAAAATCAATAAAAATATTGAAGCATTTCAATCAGTTCACCATGTCAGTTTTATTTTGTGTTATACTGTTTTATATAAATTTTCTTGCCCTTGTTTTTGCCCTTATCAGAGTTCGTAAACACTGGTGGGACGATATAACGCAAAGGGAAACAATAAGGGAAAGCTCACCTGCGATAAACTTTGTGTTTTCAAGGGATTGAGAGATATTTGATAATAAAATATAACAGTTATTAAATCCCTTGGAATATATGAAATCTCAATTCCAGTTTGTCGAACACATGAAAACTTGAAGTTTACAGCGAGGTGAAAGAGGTTGAATTATGTAGAAATATGGAAAAGAAAAAAACAGCGATGTAATTATCCTCTTACACGGAGGCGGTTTATCATGGTGGAATTACAAAGAGGTTGCTGAAAGACTTCAAACAGATTATCATGTGGTTTTGCCTATATTAGATGGTCATGCAGGATGTGATAAGCAGTTTACGACGATAGAGAATAATGCTTTGGATATTATAGAATTTGTAAATAGCAAATTGGGCGGTTCTGTTTTAATGATGGGAGGACTATCGCTTGGAGGGCAGATTTTGCTTGAAATTTTATCTCAACGCAAAGATATATGTAAGTATGCAATAGTGGAAAGTGTACTTGTGATACCTTCAAAATTTACATATTCTATGATTAAACCGGCGTTTGGAAGTTGCTATGGCTTAATAAAGTATAAGTGGTTTTCAAAATTGCAATTCAAATCACTACGAATAAAGTCGAATTTGTTTGATGAATATTACAAAGATACTTGTGCTATTAGAAAGAGTGATATGATTGCCTTTTTTTTTTT